>Ga0180876_133_pt1 | contig 2864 bp, 2 predicted proteins | sample Deesub1362B_J571_FD_124197 | JGI IMG/M metagenome (GOLD analysis project Ga0180876, IMG submission 124197) | Thermococcus sp. JdFR-02 | reverse complement strand
CGGTCGACTCGCATGGCTTAGGCGGACCCCAATAGCAGTGGCCTCCGGCAGGATCAACCGGAATTAGGATTGGCGGGGTTTCCCTGCTCAAAAGGTTTTTTGCAAGCACCACTAACCGGGTTTCACCACTGCCGAGCCTACATCAGACCCAAGCGATGAGCTTGAGCCCTCATTGCTGTCATCAACCCTCATTGCTGAGGGTTTCAAAAGAGATCCTCGCGCTTATGCGCGAGCTATAGCGCAGCCAGGATTTTGATGCCCTTCATCTCAGGCTCCTCGCCACCTCCGGGCATTTCGCCGAAGGCTGCGCCCTTATTACTAATGGGATGTTAACCTCTTATAACCAATTTTGAGTTTCTGAGAGGTTACTTGGTGTGTATCTTATTGTGCACATGCCGTGTGAAAGCAATGTTGTAAGCTTTCCACACGGCGTGTTCCATAGAGTAGCGAGTCACGAGTGCAAGGGTTGTTGTATGGTTGTAATGAGTGTTTGAATTAATCAAGGCAAAGTGGGAGCACAAGGATGATGAACCCAGCCAACCCGATAACACCAACGGTCGAGTCATTCCCTCTCCTAACTTCCCGTATAATTACTTTTTATACCTAGCAATCTCCCCTTTCTTTATTTTTTCTCTAAGCTTGACTATTCCATATATTAGGGCTTCCGGCCGGGGTGGGCAACCAGGTATATACACATCAACGGGTATTATCTTGTCTACACCATCCACCACACTATAAGAATCGTAAAAGGGGCCCCCACAGATGGCACACTCGCCCATGGCTATTACATACTTGGGTTCTGGCATCTGTTCATAGAGCCTTCTTACATTTGAGGCTATTTTTTTGGTGACAGTGCCAGCTACAATCATCACATCAGCCTGTCTGGGAGAAGCCCTGGGAAACATACCAAACCTTTCCTGGGCATCATATCTAGAACAACCAGCTGCCATCATTTCAATGGTACAGCAGGCAAGACCAAAGCCTAAAAGAAAGGGTGATTTTGCCCTGGCCCAGTTTAGTATTTTCTCAAATTTCGTTGTAATTAAATCCATTTCCAAAACACCTCCCGATGAAAATTTTAATTAGCACTCCCCTAGACAAATTTTACAACACCTTTCTCACCTTCCACCAGCAGATAACACAATCACTCTTTTATCCATCATTATCACCTATTTAATTGTTCGATAGCCATTAAATTAGAACACACAGTAGCAAATTGACAACTAAGGCATTTTTTGAGCTGGGTTCAGGATTAAAAGAGTCAATGTCAAAGCTCTTATTCATATCCCAAAAATCCTCTATAATCTTTCTCTCAATTTTTTCCAATTGATCTATCGAAAGTCCATATGATCGCATAAACACCCAGTTGTCAAATAAATCAATTCACTTCTAGCCCATAATACTTAACTCGTCAATATCCAACACAATCAATTACCATTTAGTGATAAGACAATAATATCGCATATACACCCCCCCGGACGATTTCTTTTTTAATTTTCCAGAGGTAACCTCTGGCCTCGCCTTATAAAAAAGTAGATTTTCATATTTTTAAATATTTCGCCATCCTTTCAGTAGCCACTATTTCGTCAAACAGCTTCATTCATATTTTTAAATCCTATTATCCCTTGAGGATTTCCTTACGCACTCCTCACCTCCTCGGCATGCAGAGTATCTGCCTCACCCGCATATCGAAGAAGCGGTTCATGTTCGCGGGGCGAATTACGCACGCAGTGTCCACGCCTACTCCGCCTGTGCCACCCAGGGCTATAACGTCTTCGTGCGGTGAAACCCTGCCAGCGTCGCATGCCATTATCGCCACCTCAACGCACGTCTTGAGCCCCTGCCCGAAGAGGGCTCGTAAAGTCTCTGCCACAACTTCAACCGTAGAGATGCCGCCGAATCTCCGCGAAAAGGAGCGTTCAACGCCGCTGAGCGCATGCGTAGCCATTACTATGGGTACTCCCGCCGCCTCGAGGGCACGGCGGTTCTCTTCCTCTAAATCAACGCTTCCTGGTGAGGAGAAGCCCGCATGGTAGGTTACGGCAATTATCTTGACGCGTAGCCCTGAGAAAGCCTCCAGAACCTTAACCGCTGTCGCACCGGAGGCGCTGGCAACGACCACCTTCTCGATGCCGCCCTCCTTCACGCGCTCCCTTGCAATGCGGATAACCTCGTCGGTGTTTCTCTTGCCGGGGGAGTCGAAATACACAATCTTCCTCTCCATTGTTCAGCCTCCAAAGCTTATTATAGCAGGAAATGCAAGCTTTAGCCCATGCTGGAAATACTTGCCCACTCTGGTCCTGCTCGCCTGGGAGTATGGTATCTCGAAGATAAAAAGATTCCCACTCCCAACTTTCTCCTCAACATAACCCCTTCCACCTCCCGCCTAAAGCATGAAGTCTACATCACCCCCAACTGGATGCGCACCTCAAAGGCGCCGGTGGTGGTTCACTACGGGACTCTTGGCGTAGGAGCGAGAATAAGACGCTTTGGAATCCTGCCCAGCGCTGGCTTTGGGCTCGACATCCACAGAGAGCTGGCTGAGCTTGGAGTGGAGAAAACCCTCGCTCTTGCGGAGCAGTACCCTGAGCATGGTGCTATAATAGAAGGGGGTAAGTACCCCGAGCTAAGAGAGCGCGCAGCCCGTAAGCTCGCGTCGCGAAGGCTGCTCTGCATAGCCAACGGTGCGAAGCTATGCCAGCGTCCCAGGTTACTGGTGGAGGTTGTTACGCGCGTAAGAGAGGCAGTAGACCCAAACACTGCGCTTTACTTGCCGGGCGCTCCCCTTGCGCTCTTTCCTGTGCTCGCATACATGGGCGTGGATTTACTGGACGCAAGCTATGCGATAAGCTCGGCACTGCGCG
>Ga0180876_104_pt1 | contig 6136 bp, 8 predicted proteins | sample Deesub1362B_J571_FD_124197 | JGI IMG/M metagenome (GOLD analysis project Ga0180876, IMG submission 124197) | Thermococcus sp. JdFR-02 | reverse complement strand
GCGAGGGCTTCGGCGAGGCAGCGGCGATATTCGCGGGCAACATGCTCTACGCAATGGCGCTTGAAGCACTTGAAGATATCCCAAAATCGGAGGAGCTTCGCAACCTGTTTGCGCGCGCTTATCGCGAGGTTAACGAAAGCCAGGTGCTTGATGCGTACTTTGAGCACATAGAACCGAGTGTGGAGGAGTGGTATGCCATGGCGAGCAGGCGTGCACCCTCACTGTTCAGGCTGACGCTGCTCGCCGGCGCTACTCTTGCGGAGGCAGGGAAAGAAGACCGCGAACACCTGGAGAAGGTGGGTACTGAGATAGGCTACGCCTTCGATATACAGGACGACATCATCGGCACCTTTGCCACGAGGGAGCAGTACGGGCGCGAGCCTGGCAGAGATGTGCTCCGGGGTAAGAAGCCCCTGCACATCGCCTTAGCCATGAAACTTGCTGCGAACGATGAGCGGGAGGAGCTTCGCAGGATACTTGCCTCGCGAAGCGCTGGAGAAGCAGAGGTTGAGAGGGTTAAAGAACTCGTGCGAAGTTGCGGCGCCCTCGACACCGCTAAAGATATTGCAAGGAAACACGCCGAAAGGGCGAAGGCGGAAATAGAAAAAACCTCGCTCAGCGGAGAGGTGAAGGAGGTTTTTGCCGGCTTTATAGACTATGTGGCTGAGAGTCTGGAGTGGTACGCGTAGATGCTCAGCGTGAACCTAAATAACCCCACCAATTACCCCGCCCCCTCAGCCAGCTTAATTCCCAAAAGCACTGGCGAGGGTAATTCTGAAATACGCATAATAAGGGCACAGTAAGCCGCTGGCGCATGCTCAAGTCCCCACAGCATATACCGCTTTCCAAGTATCACAGCAAAGAAGGCGTCTAGCATCAGGAAGATCCCCACTGCTGCGAGAATCAATCCTGTGATTTTCAATTTGCATCCACTCTTCACAGCCTCTCCCCCTCTAATTCTCTTCATCATGCAAATTGCAGAAGATGGGCACAGGCTTGTGAACTCATCGTTATTCTTTACGACTTCTGGTGCCGAGTTGCGGTCTACTCTCCTAAAACCTAACTTCTCGAAAAATGCCTCTGCCGTGGTGGTTAATAGGTAAAGCTCTTCCACACCCTTTGAGCTTGCATACTTCTCCAGCTCCCTATATATTGCCTTCCCAAATCCTTTACCTCTGAACTCCTCTTTTACCACCAGAGAGCGGAGCAGTGCGTGCTTTCCGAAAATCTCCACCCCTCCAATGCCCACAATTCCAGAATTCGCATAGCATATGAACAGGCTGTTAACCTTTGAGTGAATATCTTCATAGGGCAGGTTATTATCTCTGAGTAGTCTCTCTATAAGAGGAATTTCACTATTTTCTGCTTTTCTAAGAAAGAGGCATGCAATGTAGAGCCTGAAGGCTCCCGAAATCGCCACCGGCAGCGAAACCGTTAAGAGCCTGAGTGTGGGCGTAAGGATACTCACGGATATTAAAAATTTTATCGCCAATTAATATTTCAAACGCTTTGAAAATTTTAATGATTTTGAAATTTTTAATAGTATTGTAATATTACAAACCGTTTGAAATAAATAGGAGTAATGTTTTTATAAAGTGTGGGGAGGCGCCTCCTCAAAGGAAAAGAGGAGGTGATGCTGGATGAGGAGTAGCTGGATGAAGTTTGGCTTGCCAGTATTGCTTGCGGTGCTGCTGGTTGGGAGTGTGTTTGGAGGTATGAATACACAGGGAAATAACAGTAGCGGAACACCCGATAAGAAGGATCCCATATATGATGCTCAAGCATATGCATCAGATACAGGAGTAAACATTAACGAAGCCCTCCTCCGATTCCAACTTCAGAACATTGCCGGAGAGCTGGATGCAGAGCTAACTGCGAAGGAAGCAAAGACTTTTGCAGGACTCTGGATTGAACACACACCAGAATTCCGTGTTGTCGTGCAGTTCACTCGCAATGGTGAGGAGACCATTAAACCTTATTTGAAACGGTATCCAGAGCTAGCCAGCGTTGTTGAGGTGCGTACCGCAAGAACATCATTGGCGGACCTCCAACGGGCTCAAGCCAGTGTTTTGTCTTCTGTCCGTGCCTTAGGTATGCCAGTGGACTCAGGAATCAATGTACGTGAGAACCGTGTTGAGTTGTACGTGGCTAAGGCAGGCGTGAATCAGTTTAAAGATGCGCTGCAAAGAAAAGGACTAAGTTTACCTGACAGCGTCATGGTAGTCCCTGTTGAAAAGTTGGCAGAGCCTGCAGCCAGCATTTATGGTGGTCTGCCTTTGAGTACATGTACAAGTGGTTTTTCAGTAAAGAAGGGCTGGATTTTCACCACTAAAGGCATCACAACGGCAGCTCATTGCCCAAATAGCCAGTCATATAGCGGTAACGACCTGCCATTTCAGAGTGAAAGAATTGGAGGGTCTTATGATATTCAGTGGCATACTGCACCGGGATACACCGTAACGAATAAAATACAGTGGTGGAGCGATGGTTCCACACGCGACATTACCGCAAAGAAAAGCCGGAATAACCAGGTAATTGGTGAATATGTTTGCAAATACGGTATGACCACCCATTATACATGCGGTACAATCGTTGACAAGAATTTTGCTCCAAACTACATTGAAGATCCTTCGCCAACTTTTATCCGGGTTTCCAGTACAACGACAGACCTTGTGGAACCCGGAGACAGCGGCGGGCCATGGTTCTTACTCAACACCGCGTACGGAACAACAAGTGGGCACATTGAACCGGGCAATGATGCAATCTATATGGCGGTCAACTATATAGAGTCAGGACTGGGGGTCAGTGTAATGACATCTCCATAAACTATTTAAAATCAGTGAAAAACAGTGATCACAAAAACAATGAGGGAGGACACCCTCTCTCAGTTTTTATTAATAAAGTGTGAAGGTTTATGAATCCAAAACTAAAAGTATTAGCCGTCGGAATAGGAATCATTATGTTGATAGTGATTGGTGGATACCTTAAAGAAACGCAGCAAAATAATAAATCTATCAATAATTCATTATCTCCTTTCTTTCCTGTACAGAGCAAACCTTCAGAATTCAGCATGACTGCGCTTTTAAAAGGTGAGCTGGTACTGGATGAGAATGGTTGCATCCGTGTGAAGCATGGCAATGATAATTATCTGCTTGTGTGGCCCTATGGTTTCTCACTGAGAACCGAAGGTGGTGCAATCCAGATTGTTGACTCCACCGGCAAGCCAGTAGCACGCGTGGGTGATATAATTGAAGCTGGCGGCGGCGAATGTGTAAAGCCATGTAGAAATATAGCAAAATACTCAGCACAGCTGCCAAGCGAACGTTGTTCAGGACCATACTGGATTGTCGGGCAAGTGATAAAACGTGATTAAATCAAATAAGTATTATATGTACGCTACTGCAAAAATTAAAGGTGACTTAGCTATGAATAGAGAATGTCTAAATTCACTGAAGATTATGGGGGCGATCTTTTTGAAGAAACCTATAGGACTTGATGTTTTCCTGAATATTTTATGCTTGAATACTTCAGGTTTAAGCAAAATTCCATCACACTCCACATTAAACTCTGATTCAAAATGATTCCAGAGAACTTGTCTCAGTGAGGCTTCATTTTCTTTCAACTCTGGCTGTTGTGAGCGTTGAAGAATAGGAGAAGCCATGAGTTCGTGAAAGTGGTAGTCTTTGGGAGGAAATCGAAATGAGTAAACTTACCTTTTACATAGTGGATGTGTTTGCTGAAGAAAAATATGCAGGTAATCAACTTGCAGTCTTCAGAAATGCAGAGGCTCTTTCTGATACTGAAATGCAACAAATTGCCAAAGAAATGAACTATTCAGAAACAACCTTTATTTTATCAGAAGAGAAACAAAATTACAAATACGATGTTCGCATTTTTACGCCAGAAGAAGAGGTGCCATTTGCCGGTCATCCTACATTGGGAACAGCCTATGTGATACAACACGAGATTATCAAAGAGCCTATCGAGAGGATAATCCTGAACCTGAAGGTAGGACAAATCCCTGTTACAATCAATTACAGCGGAGAGCAAGTAGACGTTTTATGGATGAAGCAGGTAACCCCGACTTTTGGTAAGATTTTTGATGCTGGGCAGATTTCACAGGTTTTGAGCCTCGATAAAAGAGATATAGACGATAGATTTCCCATTCAAGAGGTTTCCACTGGCTTACCCTTTATCATAGTCCCATTGAAGACCTTAGATGCTCTGAAGCAAGCTAAAGTAGCCAGAGACAAATATTTTGAGTTGATAAAAGATACACAAGCCAAAGCAATCCTCATCTTTTGTCCCGAGACTTATAAAGAAGAAAATGACTTAAGCGTTAGAGTTTTTGCTGACTACTATGGCGTGCCTGAAGACCCCGCCACAGGGAGTGGAAATGGTTGCCTAGCCGGATATTTGGTGAAATATCGCTACTTTGGAGAAGATCGAATCAACATTCGAGTTGAACAGGGGTATGAGATAGGGAGACCTTCATTGCTTTTCTTAAGAGCAGAAGAAAAAGAGGGCAAAATAAATATATCCGTTGGTGGAAAGGTTATAATGATTGCCAAAGGAGAATTTATTTAGATAGCATTTTAAGCTCTGGATTTCTCAGCGTCTGGAAAGGATACGCGAATCTCCCCGTTACTTTTCTCATGTTCTGGTTCTTATTGAGATTCAGAAAAGTACAAGGGTACTTTGAGAGGGAAACTGAATTCGTACGAAACAAAGTAAATGAAAAGATAGGTGATGTGGCATCTACTGGAATCAAAAAAGCAGGTTGCCGGGATGGTAAGGATGAGGATAAACTACAGTCCAAATATCATATCAATGATGTCTCCCAGGTTGTCTTTTCCTTCGAGAATCTCGGGATTGTATATCTCAGTGTAGCCGCAGTTTTTACACGAGACAGCGACAAACTGATTGTGCTGGATGTCGAGAAATCTCGTTATTCCTGTGCCAGTAGCAGCGAATCTCCTGACTTCTGCTCCTGTGCTCCCGCATTTGGTACACACAAATTTGGATGCCAGCCTGTCTTCCAGTCTCATCCGGTTCACCACTTCATCGATTATTCATCCTCAAATATAAACACATCCTCAATTTTAGCATTGAAAACTTTAGCAATTTTATAAGCTAATTTTAGAGAGGGATTGTACTTCCCCTTCTCCAGAAAAACAATAGTCTCCCTTCTCACTCCCACTTTCTTTGCAAGTTCTTCCTGGGTGAGATTGTATCTTGCTCTGAATTCCTTTATTCTTGTTCTCATTCTATATCTCCCTTCCTCATCAGATACCATTTAAACAGCACAGCTGTTGCTCCCATGACAAACAGGATTAAACCAAGAATCTGTGTCGAATTTAGGTTAACGATACTAAAATGATTCAGCCACATTATTATTGCAATAAATACCATTGTAGTCCACCAGGAGTAGGCTGTGGCAAAAGCATTTATTTTTCTTGTCCTTTCGTCCCTCTCAGGTAGCTCCCCATATCTTATGTATCTGTACACACCATTTGCTATGAGAACCACACCAATTACTATCAGAGTGATTGATACTAATTCGTCTATGCCAGTGTAGAAAACCTGTAGTGCTATTCCGGCAGCCAGTATCACAGGACCAAATATCAGACGATATTTATATTCTCTCTTCATCTGTATCACCATCTAATTGTTAGGTATTTCTAACATTATGTTAGGTATATATAACATCCCCTATATAAGGCTTTTTCTAAAAGAATAATCTTGGCGATGAACTCAGGGATAGCATGGCTGGACAAAACCTAGATTTAAAGTAAGCCAAATTCTAGTTTCATAAGGTGGTTCTCTTCCGGTAAAGCACCTCATCGCCACGGCGTATCTCCCTAATCCTATGGTAGGGTATCCTGGTTTCTTGCCCACCGCGGTGCACTACGAAGAAGCTCTTCTCCAGAGCAATTATCTCCTCGCCTGAGATGGTAATCTCATCGCCAGGCGCACCGCGGTGCACATAGGTAATCTCCACCTCACTTAAACTCTTCGCAGGATGCCACTTGAGCTCATCAAGGATTCGCTTCGCCATGGAAACACTTATGTTGAGCCAGGTTAATTTAAGTACCGATGAGCGCCAACCAGAAGGTAAAAGATTACATGTCCACCA
>Ga0180876_115_pt1 | contig 22514 bp, 17 predicted proteins | sample Deesub1362B_J571_FD_124197 | JGI IMG/M metagenome (GOLD analysis project Ga0180876, IMG submission 124197) | Thermococcus sp. JdFR-02 | reverse complement strand
CCAAAGGAGATTAAATCTTCTGGGCCTGAGAAGACCTCACCAGTAATGCGCAGGCGCATCGCATAGGGCGCGAACTCCACCTGCTTTACTTTAATCCCTAAAAACATGCGTACCCGCTCGCCCTTATCGGCGCGCACGCGCTCCTCGTCGCGCACCCTGCGATACGCAACGCCGTATACCGCATCACCCTCCTCTATGATGCTCTTGAGGTACCACAGGTCGTCGATGCTCTCGGGGCGAAGCTTGAACTTACCCTCCTTCAGGTTACGGTGGAGGATTTTCATCGCCTTAGAATATGCGTGTGGTTAGATAAAGGTAGCGATGCATTTCTGCTCTAACTCCCAGCCCATCCCAGCTTGAGTAGCGTTCAGGCACCCTCAGGATCCCCTTCTCAATTCTTTTAATATCTTCCCATGGTATTAAAACAGAGCCGCCAATAAAACGCTTAATTCTTATCCCTCTGTCTGTCACCTGGAATTTGGTTAGCATGGCATAAAATTGGGCAAGAGTGAAAAATAGCCTGGAGAGGGGGCTATCATTTTTGTAAAAGTTGCAAACTCAGGATAATTAGGGTCTATTAAGTGCATAATAAAGAAGACCCAGCCAAATAGTACCAAGACGCTCATCATGCAGTTATGCATTGCAGAGAGTGTAAGGGAGCACATTGAGAGGGTGCTGAAAAGGAATAAAATTCTCTACAGGGTGGAGTACTGCTGAGGTGCTCCACCTCTTTATTTTTCAGTATTAAGGCGTAATGAGAATAGCAAAATACAAGGTTTTGCCTGAGAGCAAAAAGTACTTCGGAGAGATTCCTGAGCTAAGAAGTGTGTACACCTGCGCTGAAACCATCGATGTATGCAGAAGAGAGCTGGAAGAAGCACCGGAAGGGTGGATACTTATAAGGACCGCCAGAGGAATTCCGATCCCGGAAATAAATCTGCATGAGCATGAATGAATAAAAGAGGAGCTTCTCGAATAGTGAGCAGGATTTAAGCAAGACTTCCTAACACCCTCTGAGCTGTTTTAACCTTGGTGCGGGAAGTATCCTTGCGAAAGCGAGTGGTAGTTTAAAAAATCAGCAGAGACACACCCTAGCTGTGTTGGACTTTCACAGTAGCTTTAAAATTCTGATGCACCCTTTGTTAAACACCTCCCTCCCCTCAACCCAGGAATCATCCTCCGGTACAAATGCGCAGGAGTCGATAATTACGTGAGTAACGTTGAGATTCTTCAGGCAGGGTATGCTTTTATTTTGCAGACATGCTCTTATTTTGCTTTGCGCTTGCGTCTCCATGCAGAAGTCGTGAGCAGGGTCGCAGCCGGTTATTACCATCTTCTTGGTAACCGCGTTTATCGGGTTCCCTATCCTTCCGTCCAGCCCTGCTCTCAGCGACCAGTTGTATGTCATGTACTGCTTCCAGGGCAGATAGAGCACTTCTCCCTCTATGTGGTTCAAGGCTTTGCCAGCCTCTTTGTACTCTTCAGGGTAATTTATTGGGTTGAGCTGCCCGGCTAGGAATATCTGCATGTGGTTGAAGTAGAGCAGCACCGCAACTACCATGAGGAGGAGAAGCTTCAGCCTTTTATGCGCCTCCACCCCACGGGGTATTAGATAAGTGTAGCCGAGCAGGGTGAAGTAGGCAAACTTATGGCTGTCCCTGAAGGGCTTGAGCTCAAGGTATGAAGAGGAGAGGGCAAGGATTATGCCGAGAAAAATCAAAATAATGAAGAGGATATTTCTACTTTCTCTGGGCGCGCTCAGAAAGCCGTGGATGGAGAAGTAGATGAGCAGGGAGACAAACCCCAAGAAGGCGTAGAAGGGCACCTCATCGTATATTTTTTCAACCGCAGCCTCCCTCCAGAAGCCATATAAGCCTGCAAGCTTCGTCGCTCCGTTCAGGTCAAGGGAAGGCTTTGGATAGAAGAATTCCATTTGCTCCTGGGTTACCCCGGCGATTGCAACGGGCTTGAGAATAGGGATGAAAGCTACCCAGTAGAGGTTTACAAGCAGGAGCGCGAGGGAGGCGACGCCTATTTCCTTCACGCCAGTCTCTTTTCTTACGGCTAAAATGCCCGAGTAGAGGATGAATATCACAGCGTTGAGTATAAAGAAGTGAGCCTGGAACATCGACGCGAGGGTATACGCAAGGGCAAGCTTGAGGGCACCTCCTCTGCTGGGCGCTCTGTAGTAGCTGAAGAGAAAGTAGAGAAACGCCGGCGCCAGCGCTGCTGAGATCACCATGCCCAGCTGCCCGGCGGCGGTTATTCTGAGGTACATGAATGGGTTGAAGAGGAGAAGGAGCACGCCAAGGTACTTACATTCTCGCCTGGTTTCGAGACTTTTGAATAGGAAAGCGCTACCTATAAGGAAGCACGCCAGCCAGAACAATTCAAGAAATAGGAAGGGTGAGAGTATTTTTGAGGCGAGGGTAAACAGCACCCAGAAGGGCAGGCTTGCAAGCGAGGCGGCGCCCCAGATGTTTGCCCCGCTTAAGACAATGGCGAAGTACTTCTCGGGATAGAGGCTTGGGACGTGGTCCAAGTATATAAGCGTGCCGGGCGAGAGGAGAAATTCCCCGAGGGTCAGAAAGTAGATGAGCGCCGCTAAAAGAAGGGCGTACCTCACCCAGCTTCACCCCTGCCTTCCCCCCTCTCCCAGTATTTTATCAGAAACTTCACAAGCTCCTCCACCTCCCTCGAGAATTCGCATTCCTCATCTTTTGCAACCAGAGGCGTCTCTGCCTCAAGGGCTTCCCTAACCCTCTCTTCATCCGGCAGCACAGCTAAAACAGGCAATGAGAGCATCTCCTCTACCGCCTCTACATCAGCACCGTTGGCTTTGTTTATAACCACTCCGAGAACCCTCGCCCTGCCTTCAAGCGCCCTCTTAACGTTGTAAGCGTCGGCGATGGAAAGCTTCTCGGGGTTGGCAACTATCAGCACTTGCGTATCGCTGTCAATAACATCGAGGGCTTCGACGCCAGGCGGAAAGTCAAGCACCACCACCTCATACCTCTGACTTATCTCACCTATTACCTCCTTAATTTTTTCCAGCATCCCCCTGTCTTTGTATCCATCTTTTATGGGCAGCGTTGCCAGTATATCGCACCCAAGATTTCTCACCACGACCTCCTCTATGCCCTTCCCCTCTTTCAGGGCTTCCTCTAGCCCTCTGCATTCAACGCCCATGGCTATATCCAGGTTGGGCATCGCCAGGTCAAGGTCAATTACGATTACCCTCTTTTTCAGCTTCGCAAGAGCAACAGCAAGGTTGCTCGCTAGCGTTGTTTTGCCAACACCACCCTTGCCGGAGGTTATGGCGAGAACCTTATTTTTGAGCTCCCCCTCGGGCACAAACTCCTCCTCTCTACCCTCCCTCAGGTAATCCACCAGATTCAAAAGCACGCCCACCACCAGGAAGTAGTAGGCATAGACCGCAACCCTATTGGCGAGGGCTTCCTTCTGCTGTGCGAGAAGTATTGCCGCAAGCACAAGGGAGCCTATTGCAGCAAGCACAGGGTAGCGGGGGTCTATCCTGTATATGAGCGCAGCCAGAAAGTAAAAGGCAAAGACTATAGCCGTCCTCGCATCCTCGCTGCCCCTGTACCTGAGAAGGAGCGCGAGAAAGGATACCACCACCAGCCCCCTTACCAGCTCCTCCCTTTCTATCATAGCCTAAACTACACCTCAATTGATATAATTATATATACTTTGATTGCGCATCTTTATTGTGGACATAGACGGGGGCGTAGCCTTGAACGAATTAGAGGAGAGGAGAAAAAAGATTAGGGAAAAGATTGCGAGGCGAAGCAGCCCGGAGCTTTTCGGTATAGCGCTTGTGATTTTAATCTTCGCCTTCCTGCTGTTCTCCTCTTTGCCAGGGGGCGAGAAGGCGGAGCAGGCACCTGCAACCCAAGCGCCCCAGAAAGTGGCTGAGCAGAAAACTGCCCCACAAACCTCACCTCCACCTGCGGAGATGAAAGCACCTGAGAAGGTGCCAGAAGAGCAAGCCCCCAGCGGTAATGTACCCCCACCTAGAATCGTGCTCTACGAACCCAAGAACGATACCTATACCACCTCTCTTCCACCAGTGAGATTTAGGGTTTACGGTCCTTACCTCGACACCGTATTGCTTTCAATCGACGGTGGGGAGAACATCTCCATACCTCACGACGGGTACATAGCGGAGGTGGATAGTTATCTAGCACCAGTTTTGATTGGAGAAGTACCAGAGGAACTGAAAGAATGGAGAAAAACTGGAAACTTCTCCTTTAACTATAGATACACTGCAGAATTTACATTCTTAGAGAAGTCAGCTTCCAGCCCATATTTTGGCATTTACTTAGTCAGCAAAACAGGCGATGCACTGAAATTTCAAGTTTACCCCTACGATTCCAGTTATGCACCTTCAGGAGGTTTCGTAGGGCAGACTGAAAAAGGTGTCTGGAAATGGACTCAAACAAAAGCTCCTGTTGAAATAACATACAACAAGCCATATAACATTGAAATATACTTTGAAAACGGAAATGCAAAAGTAAAAATTAATGATAAAGAGTGGTTAACCTATCCTCTGCAAAATAAAAACAAGATTTATGATGAACTTGTCCTAAAAGTCGCTGGTTCCTCTATTCTTGTAAACAACATAGTCGTGGTAAGAGATTTGAGCAATGGTTTGCACAGCTTAACACTCTTAGCCAACAATACCCAGGGCAACGCCACCTCTCAAACCGTCTACTTCACCATTAACGCTACCTCAGAAGAAGAAAAAGAGAAGATTTACACCATTGGTGACACTATTAGGGCGGGCAATTTAGAGGTCACGCTAAAGAGATTTTACGGTATGGTATATGTCGAAGTCGTCAAAGATACTCTGGAAGAGACGTACTCCCGCGTGGACATAGAAGTAAAGAACGTGGGCGAAAAGGAAGTCAAATTTCAATTCACCCCCTACAACCCCGTGCTCATAGACGACTTGGGCAACACCTATGACTACACCTATGTTAAGATTAAGGATGCCGCTGGAAGGTGGGTTGCGCATCCAGACCAGCTAAACCTGGACGTTCTCTACCCGGGCGCCACGAGAAAGGGCGCTATTTTCTTTAAGTCAGGTGTAAGCATTAAAGCGAAGAACCTGACCTCAGCGATATACCTGAACGGCGAAAAGTACGAGTTTAAGTTTAAGAGGTGGTGAGCTTTTTCTTTATGGACTCTAAATATCTTCTAATCTTTTTCTCCAGTCTCTTTGTCCACCTGTCTCCTTTCCCTCTCCTCCAGTCGTAGAAGAGATATCCAATGCAACCAATAAATGTGGTTGCAGAGATTATTAAGCCTCTTTCAAACCAATCTTGCGGTTTGTATCTTATTACGATTTCAAGCTCTCCCGTTTCGTTGATCCAGAAGCCGTTTATCACAGAGTAGAGCGGAATTGATTTAACCGTTTCAACCTTTTTACCATCTTTGTAAACCCTTGCCTCCCAGATGGGATCATAAGCCTCTGCAAAGCTCAGCGTGAAAGGTTTTGCGGCGTTGACTTTAACTTTCCAGAGGGTGGGGTTGATTTTTGTATAGTTGATTACTTCTGCAGGCTTTTCTCTCATTTCGAAGAGTTGCTCTATTGTTTGATTTGTTTCTGTGGAGTAGAGCCAGATAACGTCGAGAACAGGATTTTTAACATTTAAATGAACTATCTCAAGCCTGTATTTTCCTTCATCAAGATAGAACATAGGAGAATATGTATAGTTCAAAGAGTTTAATTTCAATATGGAAGAATAATTGCCTACCTTAACCTTGAATTTTCCAATTCCTTTTAAAGCAATTCTATACGTTCCATTCTTGACAATCTCAATATCTTGCCAAGCTTTACTATTTTCACCTAACAGCAATGCCTCTCCATTGCTAGCGTTGATGTTTTTAGTTATTTCTGCGTTAGTCCTGTAGAGGTCGGCTTCGGCTTCGAAGAGGTAGATTAGTGTTTTGTTCTGGAGGAGTTTTTCAACTTTTTCTTTTGCTTTGTAGTACTCTTCCTCTGGAATTAATACGAACAAGTTGGCGGCGTTGAAGCCATTAACATTTTCAAGAATCAGTTCGTGTTTGCCTTTTTCAAGGTAGAAAGTTCCAAGGTCTTTCCACACGAACTTGTTGAGCTGACCTTTTGTATTAATTTCTGTGGGTTTGCCATCGATGTAAACTTTTATCCCTCCGCCTTTTTGGTTTTTGAAGTAGCGGATGAGGAGTTTGTAGTTATTAGATTTATTGATGTTAAAAGATGTGTTTATATGAACTTTGTTAGCTGAGGTTAATACAGTATTTATGCCATAATATGGGGTTAGAGCTGCTATTTCTGAATAATGCCACCAAGAATTTGTATCGTAGGCCCAACCTTTGTTGGGATTCGATAACTCGCTTTGTAATGTAAGATATTTTATTGTAAAATTTGGTAAAGTTAGAATAAGCTCTTCTATCCATTTTTGATTATCTATTAGAATTTTATTTATAAAATTTCTCAAAAATTTTTGGCTTTCTATTTTAATGTCCCTATTATAGATCAAGGCCGTATTGTCATAACTATTATTTGGAAGTTTGCTAATAGTCTTTAAATTTCCAATAACTAAAGAAACATTTACTACCTTGAAGAAGTAAGAGTTATTTTTATGTATTATTATCAGACTACCCTCATTCCTAACGTTGTTTGCCCACTTAAAATCTTCAGTGAAATTATAATTTTTCCACTTAACTTTTAGTGTTGGTGATGAAAGCACATAATACAGGTACCAACTTTCTGAAAATGGTCTAGTCATGATATATCTAACTGCAACTATATCGAGATAATTCTCAATATTCTTTCCCTGTCTTAACTGGTAAATAAAGTATTTATGAAATCTATTAAATGTGTTTGTCCGGTCTACTAGAGATTGGAATGTTGGTTTTGGAGGCGATTGAATCATTGGATCAAATCCTTGAAAAGAACTACTAGAATATTTAAAAGGTCCGATTGATGGGAGGAATAAAACACGATATGGCTCAGTATCTGAGTGTATGCTCTGATATATGGGTTTATATTCATCTGGAAAAGTATATGTTCCAATTTGTCCAACAAAATTGCCAGAAATTACAGGTAATCCAACTAGGATAAGTAATATAGTAACAATAATAATTATACTACCTTTTACTATTTTGTCATATGGTTGTAATGTTTTAATTTTATTTAATATTTCCCCAATAAATATTCCAAGAAGAATACTTAGTGAGAAAGCAACAAGAAATTCAGAGTGATACACTTCTCTAAAAACTCGAAAAGGTGGTATATACATGAATAACAATTTCCAGAGACTGCCAAAAGGTTGTTTTAGGGCTGTTACCATAAATATGCCTACTAATAATACTATTGCCGCAAATAATTTGTACAAATACATTCTTTTACTTAGTAAAGTAGCTAGAGAAATTAGTGGAAAAAACAGGAAGTATAATTGTAGACTAGGTAATAATCCCTTGGAAATTAATGACATATAATCATATGGGTGGGGATAACCAATCATTAGAAATGATTCTATTATATTAGGACTGACCTGAATGCCATGATACGCTAAAGGTGCCATGTGGTATATTGGAATTGTCCTATGAATTGCAGGGATTATCCAAAACAAATGTAACATAAATCCAATCGCTAAGATTATGAAAAAGGCCGTGATATATTTTATATATATACGATGCATCACTAATGAGAATAATGAAATATAAAGAAAAATCAAAAAAGATATATAAACTATAAATTGATGTTGCGTAACTGAAATTCCATAAATAAGTCCAGATAAAATGATATATTTCCAATTTAGTTTATCTTCCTTTATAGCCATAATAAACAAACTTAAAACCAATGGTGAGAGTGCATATGAGAACAAATATTCAAGATGACCAGCTATAACTCTATTAAACACTATAGGTGTTAACATATAAAATAGTCCAGAAATAAACGCACCAAACTTTGAAATCTCTATTTTACAGAGCAGATAATACATAAATAGTCCTGACATAAAAATTAGAAACCCTATCTCAATTTTAGGGAGTAGTATGCCATTAAAACCAGTTAATAAACCTAATAATCCTTTAAAAAACAAATAATAGTACAATACATTAGCTCTGAAAAAAGCATAGCCTTGTTGGTCGTACCAAATAAAAAATACACTTTTAATATGATCTATCACCATTTGCGGGTATGGTGCTGAAAACCAGTCATGTCTCATCCCTACAAGAAATTTGCTAAATAATAGTTCCCTAACGGATAGGATAGAAATGATTAAATAGAATATTATAACAATAACATCCAAAAGTCTTTCCCTCTTGATTTTAATGATTGCCCCCATATTTAATCCCTTCCTAAATTATTTAGTATACGTCCTTTCATTTCATTCATGAATTCGACATCTGGAAAATCAAGTAGAGATAATATTGTAGGTGCCACATCGTAGATTGTTGTATTTTTAGTCTTAAATTTTAGATCAGCCCCTCTTACTAAAAACATGCCCCCTACTTTATGAGTAGATCTCCAAATATCTTCCCTACTACTCTTAAATACTTTTTTCCCTATTCCAGGCGCTATCTCATAACCTCTTCTTGGAATAGCAATTATATTAGGAGAGTTCTCTTGAATATTTTCATAAATTTTTGATGCGTAACAAACTTTTTCAAAAACCTTTTTATCATTATGTTTAAAACTTTTAAGCAAATCAAATAGTTCATATTTTTCATTTTCGTTCATGTTATTTGTGTATATCAGTGCAGATGCGTCACTTAGACAAATAGCTTTTGTTTTTTTCCAATTGATTAGTTCTTCATTTAATTCAATATCTTTGGTAGGATTGAATTTATCTAATAGACCTAACAATTGTAAAATTTTAGATGTTGGCTTCATCATATGAATTTTTGAAAATAATTCACCTACTTTTCTTTTTGGTAAATATGAAATCATCCTATCACGAATGTAACTTTTCCATTTAAGTTTGAGATACCCTTCTTGTTCTAAAAAATTATTTAAATAAAATTTATAATCCATTTTCACCATGCCATGATCGGAAATTATAAAAATATAATCATCTTCACTAGCTTTTTCGATGAATTTCCCTATAAAGTAGTCGATATCTCTCCAAAATTTACGTAATTCCTCAGTTATTTTGTTGTCAGAGTCTAGTAGATCTTTGTGATGGTTCCAAAAATGATGCAAAATAGGATCAGTCAAGACGAAAGTAAAGTGGAAAAAATCCCAGCTTTTTTTCTCCATCAACTCTAAAGCAAGTTTACATTGTTGTTTATGTATAATTCTACATTCTTTAATGACCTTGAGACCTTCTATACTCCATTTGGCTTCTGGCATATTTTTATAATTTATTCTTACTAATTTTTCAAATAATTCTTTGGGATAAACGCTTTTTCTTAAAGATGGATTAGGCGGGCCTGCAATTAATATACCATTTATTTTCCTAGCTGGATATGTTCCAGGCATGTTTATCACAATAGATTTTAAACTTTTTTCTGAGAGGTAATCCCATATATCCTTCCCCTTAAACGATAAAGAGCTATTTAAAATGAATTTCTTGTGTTTAAAGTCGAGATTCATCCACCAATAAACACCCAATTGACTCGGATCTTTTCCTGTAGAATAGCACTTCCACGCAGGGAAAGTTACCGGAGGAACGCAACTTTCAAGCTCTCCGTAGATACTATCTTCTTTTAGGCTTTTTAAATTAAGCATTAAGTCTTCCTTTAATATTGGATCTAGAACGTTCCAGCTAACTCCATCGAGACCAATGACTATAACTCTGTTAGACATTATCATTCCCCCTTTTTATGGCAGCAATTAAGAAAACTGTGGACAATGAAGGATAGAAATTACTAGAACTTCAAAACCATTATCTTCTAACATTTCTTTTAAACTTTTAGGGGAGAACGCTCTTATATACTCTACTGGTCTTCCTTCTTTTATAAAAATTAAATCTACCATAATTTTTTATTAGATACGTCATAATTAGTAAGCTTCCAAAAGCAACTCCACCTCTGATATCTGGTCTTATCTTGGTATATAAGCGTAAGAACTCTCAGGCACTGGGCAAAGAGGTATCATGAGGAAGGGTACAGCGGGTTACTACCCAGACCGAGAGCGCCGAAACATGTACACAACAAGCTGCCTGAGGAAGATGAATTATTGATAATTGATGCCAAGCTCAGGAACCCTGCAGCAGGAGCCAGGAGGCTTTTCTACATTCTCTTTGACGAGACAGGTAGAGAAGAGTCCAACTACAGGACGGTGCACCGTGTTCTAAAGGGGAATGGGCTGCTGACGAGGATTAAGCCCAGGAAGAAACTCTGTAAGCGCTTCGAGAGGAAACATCCTGACTCTTTTTGGCAGATGGACATCTACGAGTTCAGGATTCGCGGCAGGAGCAAAGTCAGGGTCTCCGGGATAATCGATGACCACTCTCGCTCTGCCCTGCTTTGAAGATATATAAGTGTAAGACTGCTGCCATCGCCATCGATACGCTTGCCCATGCACTGAAAACGGGGATGACGCCCAGAGCGCTATATGTGGATAACGGCGCAGTTTGCTGCAAAGGCGTTTAAAAATTTCTATACGAAGAAAGGAATTAAGCTGATTGTGGGTAGACCATATAACCCTTAAGCGAGAGGCAAGATTGAGGCATTCTTTAAAATTATGTACCGGGAGCTGATAGGTCATGTGGTATTTTCCAACTTGGACCACAGTCAGCTGGAAACTCAGTAGGTTTCAGGGGTATAATTGGGTGAGAGGACACGGAGGAATTGGCTGGATTGTGCCGGCAGAGAGGTATTTGAAGTAGGTGAAGGTTTTACAAGAATAGGACATATGTCCTGACAACAAAAGCGGAGCGGGCAGATGTGATGTCACTGTACAGTTAGTTATCTAATACTAGGTCCATTTCTTTTTTAGCTATCTCTTTCCAGTCATATTTTTTAACAAAATCAACACATCTATTACCAAGTTCGTTTCTGATGTCTTCATTTTGAAGCAATCCAACTATTTTCTTAGCAAATATTTCTTTGTTTCCTTTAGGAACCCAGATAACATTGTCTTTCCATATAGGTTGAATTTCAGGTAATTCATAACATACTACAGGAAGTCCAGTGGCCATAGCTTCTCCAATAACTATTGCCCAATTTTCCTCATAACTTGGAAGTAAAAATATCTTACTTCTTGCAAGTGTTTCAAATTTTCTATCAAAGTCATATATAATGCCTAATATTTGGATATTGTCTTCAAGATCATTTTTTTTAATCATTACTTTTAATTTTCTTAATGTATCATTTGTTCCATGGCCTATTAATATGAGTTTAGCGTCGGATATTTCTTTTACAACTCTTTTCCATATTTCTATTATATCAAAAACACCTTTTGTTCCATCGAATCTTTTCATAAAAACACCACTATATTCATTTTTTTTAATATTTGAAGCTATGTTTCTTATTTTTTCATAATGCACGCCAGCTTCAACGACTTTTATTTTATCTTCGGGTATTTTTATTTTATTCAATATGGCTTGTTTTGTAGATTCAGAAACTGCTAGAACAATATCTGCATATTTTTTTGTTAAGAAATACCCTGAACGTTGATTTAAATAAAAAAATACGCTATTTGATAATGAGGTGCCTTTTCTAATTAATGGTGCAACCCAATGAGCCGTTATAATTAGCTTATTTTTATTTTTCCTTTTGAGTAATACGCCCGGTAGTACATCATAAATATGATCTGTTGTTGTGCATATTATTCCATCAAAATTTTTTAATTCCTTAGGAATTTTTATAGAATTAAAAAATCTAATAATATAAGAGAATAATGAATATTTAGATGGTGCTTTTATATGATAGAATATTGCATTTAATCCCAATCTCCTACATAATTCTTCTCCAGCATCTAAAGTTAATACATGAATTTCAACCCCTATTTTTTGCCATTCTTTTGCTATTTCTATCCATCTAACATCTCCTCCACTAATTCCAACTTTTTCTCCACTTTTTCCTATCCCATTCATAATGAAAAGAACTTTTAGAGACATTTTTTAACACCCATTGGAAGTCAATTTATTTTTACAAATGCCAACTTGAACAAAATTATATACCTCAAATTTCCCAGGATTTGCCCCAATAAATAATACTTCCCAATCAGGAAAGGTTACTGATAGTGTTGCACTTTTTAAGATGCCCCAAGCTCCATTTTCCATTAATTTTTTAAAAGTAGGTAATTTCCCTTCATCAGTCCAAGGCTTTATTAAATCCCAAGTTGTTCCATCCAGATCAATTATTATAACTTTTGGTTTGTCCCCCATTTTAGACATCTCCAACTACTTTTCTTTTTTAGCAAATAATATTGCCAAACTTTTCTCCTCCATATTTCCTAAAGAAACGAAGGTGTAAACTAACCTCCTTAAAATTTTAAGCTTAATGCAACCATGAAGTTCTATTGGTATCTTGCTAGATTTTTTAACAAGAGGTGGGTGAAAGTAAGAAACTTCAAATCCTACATTCTCCAACGTTTGAGTAATCGAGTTTATATCTCCATGCTCTAAGTGGATTTCTCCAACTATTGCCCTTATTTGCCTTAAACTTTTGTTACTTACATTTTTGAAAATATCAAACTCAGCACCTTCTATATCCACCTTTAGTAAGTCTATTTGTCCACATATTTCTATAATCTCTTCCAAAGTAATAGTTGAAACGTCATAACCACTTTTTACTTTTTTATTAAGAATTGTAGAACTACTTGTGAGATCTGCATCGTAAATTCTTACTTTTGAAATATTTTTACCAACTAATGCTTTATTCACGGGAATAATATTCGAGCAATTATTTTTAATTTTATTAATTTCCAAAAACCTATAATTTATAGGATGTGGTTCTATTGCTATGACTTTGTCTGCAAAACCAGAAGCAACTAAGGAAAAGAGGCCTACGTGAGCTCCAGCATCAATCACAATTGCCTTTTCTTTGAAATTGTTCAATTCGAATTCCGGTAGATATTCATATTCTCTATTCAGTAGAATGTCTTTAATACTTATCCAATATTGATCATCAGGAACATAAGCCTCAAAAGACTCATCTCTTACCTTAAATTTAATTTTAACTATATTTCCTTTTGATCTAATGATTTTATTTACAAGAGTTAGTAATGGCATTATTCTTTCACCTTTCCAACCAAATATCCTGAAGTAGCCGAGGCGTATTCTAAACTTTTTAGAATTATAACTCCAAAAGCTAATAAAGGTTCCGAATAAAATTTTTTATTTTTAAGGAACAAACCAAGCCTACTTAGTGGGCTTATTTGCTTACTTCCATATTCTTTATATTTCTCAATATACTTCCAAGCCGTTTTTCCGTAGTAATACTTCTTCATCAACCATCTTAAAAGTGAGAGGTTATCTTCATGATGTAATATCTCTATTTTTATCCTTGCTTTAATATTATATTCCAATTTCTTTATTTTTTGTGGTAAAGTAGCTTCTTCGAAGAAAATTAAATTTTCATCAAATCCACCAACTTCTAATGCTAAATCTTTCCTGAAAAATCTTGCAGATTCTATTTCTGTGCCAGCATAAAAGCTTCTTTCAAAATCCCTAACTTTAGCCCAGAAATTATCACCGACTGATCTTTCTGGGATAATAATTCCACCTATTTTCTCATCAGACTCTATTAAATTAATACATTCTTCTATTACTTTTGACATTAGTTCCATGTCAGAATCTATAAAACAGATATATTCACCATTAGACTTCTTAATACCGTAGTTTTTTTGCTCACTTCTTTCATTTGCATTTATGACAAAAGTTTTATCTGTATATTTTTTAGCAATTTTAACAGTATTATCCTTTGAACCTTTATCAATTACTATGACTTCGACATTTTTGTAAGTTTGATTTTTAATCGATTCTAAGCATTTTTCTAATGTTCTTTCTGAGTTATATGTTGGAATTACAATTGAAACTAAGGGATAACCTTTAGACTCATTCGATGACATGATCAATCACCCTCTCAAACTCCTCAGCACTCTTATCCCAGCTGAACTGTTTAGCCCACTCCAGCGCGTTGTTGCTCAGTTTCTTTCTCAGCTCATCGTCGATTAGAACCTTTATCATCGCCTCCGCAAAAGCGTGGATATCGCCGCTCTCTACGAGCAGGCCGTTGTACCTATGCTTTATGGAGTCTCTTAAGCCCGGGATGTCGTAGCCAACTGCAGGCGTAGCGCAGGCGTTGGCTTGCGTTACCACCTGCCCCCAGCCTTCTCTTACTCCTGGCACCGCGATAACCCAGGCTTTCTTTAGCAGTTCCACCCTAGTTTTGCCGTTTACGAATCCGAAGAATTTTACCCCCTTCGCTCTCTGCTCGAGCTTTCTTCGCAGGTATCCGTCTCCCACCATCCAAAGCTGAGCATCCTTAACCTCTTTCTTTACCAGCTTGAACGCCTCAACGACGTCTTGGGGCTTTTTTGCCCTCTTCATTCTGCCCAGGAAGATTACCGTAGGGCGCTCGCTTTTTTTGGGGATGGCGTCGAGAGGTTTGACATCCAAGCCATTGGGTACTATGAAGACCTTCTTAAAGCCGAGCTGCTCTAAGTCGCTCTTCGTTGACTCTGATACGGTGATGGTGGGCACGCTTCGGTAATGCCTCAGCCAGTAGTTTTCAAGAAAGTAGTATCCTATCATGCTTACAGGAAAGGGAGTCTCATAGAACCAGAACTCCCTGGCGAGCTGGTGTATCAGGGCGATGATTTTTTCCCTGTCGGCATACTTGGGGGTGAGAAAAGGTCTGGTGTTGATCTCGTCAATAACCACATCGAAATTCTTATTCTTTTTCCAGTATTCTCTTGCTTTTCTATAGACCGAATACTTTCCACCACGCCTTATGATTCTAATCCCATCCACAATCTCCTCTCGTCTGCAACGGTTAAACTCGGCGGTAAACAGCGTTACGGAGTAGCCTCTCTCCACCAGCCTCCTCGCTATCTCATGGGTATAAACCTCTGCACCCCCTGCTTCAGGGTTTTTTATATCCCGCCAGTTATACCAGAGGATTTTCATCGTAACAACGCTACCTGTCGTAGTGCCTCAGGATGTGCATTCTGTAGGCGATAGCGAAGGTATCCACAAACATGTTCCATATCGCTTTGACGTTTATTCTGCTGTCATTTTTGAAGGTCAGCTCTACAGGTGCTTCCACGATCTTGTAACCCCTCCGGGTGGCGTTTGCCAGCAGCTCCACATCAAAGGCATACCTCTTTACTAGAATCTTTGGCATCACCTCTTCAAGCACTTCACGCTTGAACAGCTTCATGCCAACCTGTGTATCCCTGACATTCAAATTGAAGAGCACTCTGGTAAGTAGAACATAGAGGGTGCTCAACACCTTTCTACTGGTGGGATAGTTTACAACCCTTGAATCGGGGTGCCTCTTTGAGCCGGTCACAACGTCTGCCCTGCTCTTCTCCATCACCTCAAGAAATCTGTTTATCTGCCTAGGGGGCAGGTCGCCGTCTGCATCCATGAAAAATATCAGCTCACCCTTCGAGTGCTCAAAACCATACTTCTGGGCATACCCCTTTCCCCTGTTTCTATTGTAGGAGAGCACCTTAACAATGCCATTGTGCATTTTTTCAAGTTCCCTTGCTTTCTCCAGGGTGGAGTCTGTGCTTCCGTCGTCTACCAGCAGTATCTCGTATTTCTGATTTAGTGTGTGCATTGCCTTTTTGAGTTCATTCATCACAACAGCGATGCCACCAGCCTCATTGAAGGCAGGCACAACAAAGGAGACCATCTTCTCCTCAGTCTTAAAGTGAATTTGTATGCTCGAGACGCAACTCTTATCCATTATACTCCCCTCCGGGGTGGGCTAGTAAGGCTCTCTCAAGGCGAGCCACCTGTTATCTGTCAAACATACGCCTGCCTTTAAGAGGCAGTTGTAATCCAGCCCAAACCTCAGCATTGGAAAAATCTCGCGGGATAGCAGCAGAGTTACCAGCTTTTTTCAAAGCATCGCTCTTGCTATGCTGTGGAGTCTGTTTCGCCCGACACCACCCAGTAAGGATTTCCATCAGGCAAATTTCTCAAATTGAAACAGCCACTCCGCTTTCTGATATTTTTTGAAGAATCTTTGGGATGAAGTTCTTTCTTGCTCCAAGTATCTCTATCCTCCTAACAATCATAACAGTAACAACCACAGCGTCACTGTTTAGCCTTGGTCATGAAGGCTGGGTTGTGGATAGCTCTACACCATTTCTCTGTTGATTGTAAAGCTGTGCTCTTTTAACAATTTCAGCTTGAATACGGCATGGTCAGTAAAAACGATGTCCATGGTATCACTTACTTCCTTTTTGTCTTAAGTGCTCACCTCAACGTATACACCATGCTCGCAGTAAGAAGGGCGAAGTTAACCGAGAGGAGCACTTCTGCCAGCTCCAATGGCGAGGAGTGAAAGGTTAATAAAAGGAAAATCTCAAGGAAGGTAAAGCCCGCAAAGAGGGTGACGTAGCGCATGTTTCTTATCGCCAGGTGATAGTTGAGCAGAATCACTGAAAGCGAGAAGAAGAGCATTGCTAAGCCGTAGGGGGCTACCAGTGGAAGCGCCTCAAGATAGCTGGAGCCGAAGAGGATTACCACAAGCTGGGGGAACAGTAGGTAGGCGGCAACCAGTGAGCCGGAAAGTAAGCCAGCGTAGGCGAGGCTCTTCTTCAATACTTGGAAGGTATCCTCCCCACGAGCGTGTCTCTCGGCAATCATTGGGAACATCACCGTGTATATCGCCGAGGGGAAGAAGAATATTATCTTGCCAAGCACGCTTGCCGAGGTGTAGAACCCAGCCTCGCGAGCGGAGAAGAAGTACTTGGCAAGCACCACGTCCAGGTTAGCTGGAACAGAGAAGCAGAACATCGCCAGCATCACCGGCGCTGAGTAGGAGTAGAAGGCAGAGAAGTTAAAGCTTGACTCATGGCTACTCTGCTTGAGGTAGGGTGCGATGAGAAAAAAGGAGATAAGCAGGGCGGCGAGCGTGCCTACGGCAACGCCCAGAAGTGCGCCGGTAACACCATAGCCAAGGGCAACCAGGGCAACGCCGGAAATAAGTTTGAAGAAGGCGCTGGAAACGGTGAGCATTCCCAGGGCAAAGAAGCGTTTTAAGCCGCGGAGCATGCCGATGTTTATGGGCATAACCCAGGCGAGGAAGAGAATAAAGGCGAGCACCACCACGGGCTCAACGCTGGGTATTTTCAGAACAGAGGCGATGCTCCTGCTGGCTGCGAGGAAAAGTAGGGAAAAGGTTAGACCTATTAAGGCCACGCGCTTGATAGCGCCCAGGAGAAAGGAGGCTATCTCCCTGCCCTCGGCTGTAAGCTTGGAAACAAAGCTCGTGGCGCTGGTGGAGAGGGTCTGAGAGATTATCCCTATCATGTAGAAAATGGCGAAGAGAGCGCCGAAGATGCCATACTGCTCTGGTCCCAGGGCCCTGCCCATATACACCTGATATACGTAGTTCAGGGCGTTGGCTATTATGGAGGCGATGAACATCACGCCGCCATGCCTGAGAAGCTCGTCTTTAAGCAGCCCCTGAGGAAATTTCACTGTCATGCCTGAAGACGCCTCCGCGTGAAGTATGCTAACCATTTTTATAATACTATTTCTTTGCCAGCTGCCGTGGCGTTAAATCCTCCCGTGACTCATCCCCTTTTCCTAATTAAGGTGAGAGAGCAGCCACAGGCGCCAGGATACGCCTTCATTTCACCCTCCTCAAGTATATAATCAGGACCAGCAGCAGCGTGGCGATGCCAAAGCTTGAAAATACATCGAAAACTTGCCCATGCACCTGCATAGGCGTGGAGAACACAAGCTTCAGAAGCCACTCAACCACAGTTGGAGCGCTATCGAATTTTATCACCAGCGGAAACTCCACACCAATGCCGAGATTCACGAGGGGGTACAGAAAGGGCACATCGCCTGTGATGAAGTCCAGAGCAAGGTGCGAAGAGAGAAACAGGGCGATGTACTTGGAGTATTCTCTGGCAAGAATGTGGGCGATGAAGAGTAATGGGAGGATGAACAATAAAAGAATGAAATAATCCGCGGTGAATGTCCAAAAACACATCAAAGTCGGGAAGAATAGCGAAGAAGCTTAGGAGAGCAAGGGCGAGGGGTAAGAATATGTGAGTAAGCGGGTCCAATGCTACTATCTCCCTCTACACCAGCAGGTATTTCCGCATAGCACACACTACCCCTGCCCCCCCTCTTATCATAGTTGCCTCAATTCAGATGGGCTAAAGGAACGATTCTATAAGGCTCCTTGAGAAGCCTGTATACTTTCTCACGGTGTTGATGAAGATGCTCTTCTGCACGCTGCCCCGCATTATGTACGTGTCCGCGAAGTCTTCTATGCCTTCAAGCTCTTTTATAATCAGCCTGATCTGAACCTGGGTGAGCTTCCCACCCTTTCTCTCCAGATGGCTCTTAATCTCTGCAAGGGTGTTGGTGTAGTATCCCAAGCTTTTAGCCCTGTCGCTGGAAATATTCTTAACAGAACCACAGCTCTCACATAAGGAGTGAGGTTGCAGGAGTCCGTTCAATGAGGGAAGCCACACCCGCTCGTACGAGGATTTGTGAATGTGCGTAATGATTTCTGCTTTCATCGGGCATCCATCTATTTTTTCCTTCTTTATTTCCTAATATATAAAAGTAACGATATAAAAAAAGCATATACTTTTTGTTCATTCAAAAAATTTATAAAAATTTTTCACAGAATGGACGTAGCATAGCAACGTGCTACACAGATTTAAGTAATATTTAACTAAGTTTATTATTTGCCAGAGAATGAATGTCTTGTGTGTTTGCTTTGCTTGGTTTACATGAAAATCTATAACGGAGCTGCCACTCATATGTAACATCTGGATTTTTTCAACAACCCCGTTTATAAGTTACTCCCCATAGCAGTCCGGGATAACGTGCTCAGCACATCAGCCGCACCTTCCTTGAATCTCCAGTGCAACTATTTTGCAACTGCCCACTTCTCAAAAAAACTTCCTGTGTAGCCACCTCATTCTCAGTGAGACTACTTCATAGACCCTGAATGGCAGCCACAGAGGCGCACTCAGCACAAGCAGGCAGAGCATGAAAAAGAGACCTGTGACATCTCCAGCCATAACCCTCAGCCGCCAGCTCAATGTATTCCAGAACTTGCAGCCATTCCGACACATGTATCTCTGATAGCCCAGTTCATCGGAATAGCCAACTTCCTGCAGCTCGCTGCCGCAGATGGAGCACTTCATGCTTCACTCGTCTCCGCACGTCTCATTATATCTTTATCCAGTATCTTCCAGCCCAGGTAAAGGCAAATAACGCCGAAGAACTCGATGCCAGTGTAAAGTGCAAACCACTCGAAAGGTACCGGTGTGCCCTTATTTGACCAGAAGAACTTGAATGCGACCTGAACTATAAGATGGTAGGAGTAGAGCAGCAAAAACACACCCACTGCTAAGCTGGTTAATCGGCGGAGTGTTACATCAACACCCCCATCTCCCATCACTATCAATCTGTCCGGTGTTATTTAGGGCCATAACCACATATCGCCCTCCCCATGATTTGATGATTTTATAAGGAATATTGATTTGCTTTTTTATTATTTATTTTTCATAAATCGAAACCTGATAAATAACACTCCCACCAGTGATTAAACATCCAAAAGCTTGTGTTGTACACTACGGCTCAAGAGTAAAAATAGAGAAGACGTGCGCCGCAGCCGATTCAGAGGTAGCCCAGACCACGAAGGCGCTCCTTAACCTTTTCTTCATCTTCTTCAGAGAGGGAGTACTCCTCTTCTTCCTCATCTTTAAGCAGTTCTTCAAGCACGAAGGTTACGTACTCTTCAACACTCTCAAACTCTCCGCTCTCCTTCACCCTCTCTTCTATCTCCATATAGAGCCTGTCAGGTATTCTCACTGTAGCCATGCGAATTACCTCAATAATCCAGTTAATCTGTGGAACAATAGCTTCTCATCGCCTTCTTGTGTAGTAGTAAACAGCCGCCGCAACCATTATTATTATAACCAGCGCAAGTATCCACTTAATCCATGGTTGCTCGGGTGGCACCGCAGGGACGGGAGTGGTAAGTGGAGGTGCGGTAGGCGCAGGGGTTGTAGGTGCGGGTGTTATGGGCGCAGGCGTTGCAGGAGCGGTTGGAGCAGGCGTAGTTGGCGGAGTGGTAATTGGTGGGGGAGCTACCAACTTCTCGCCCGCGATGGCGAAGTAGCTGAATCCGGGTGAGCGGGCGGTGTAGTACACATAGCTCGCGTCCTCACCCACTTTATTGGTGCTTAGCTTTGTCCAGGTGCCATCGTACCTGTATAGCGCCACCTTCTCGGCGTCTATCTCCTCCTCATCTATCCAGGACTTAGGCACGCGGAAGGTTATATCCGCGTACTCCACCTGCTCTTCCTTAATTAAAGTGTCCATGTCGATGTAGGCTAGAACTCCGCCGGGGGCAGCAGGTATATCAGCTGGCTTGGAAATCGTCTTCCCTTTTATAGTTACACCGCTTATCCACTTCTCTGCCTTTATTGCAAGCTGGGTGAAGTAAATCTTACCATCGTCGCCGATGTTGAATACGCCAGTCTCTCCGGGTTTGATGAACCCTATGGTAATCTCAAACTTGTCAGGTGGGGTGCTCCTAACACCTGGGACGGTAGCAGCAACAACTGCAGGTGCCGAGATCACAGTACCGCCAATTCCATATACACTGAAGTGGCTCAGATTCGCCCACACGTAGTTGGCGGAGGTGTTTACTCCGGAGGCATACACCACTGTGCCATCAGCAAGGGTCTGTGCCTCGAGAGGCAGACCCCAGCCACCGTTGGTGTATCTTAGAGGTCTGAGGCTGCTCTCGCTTACCCCTGAGGGTATCTTCGATTCGTTGTAGTAAAGTCTGATCTCGACTGTTACATTATCATACCAGTTCGAATTGTCGACATCGATAGAGAAGTAGGCATCCAGAATAGCTCCCTCTACACCGCTCAGACTCGTGGTACCACTGGGTGGATTTACGCTGATATTTACAGTAAGGTTCACCGCAGGTGTGGAGCCGTTGGTAGATATAATCCACTCATAACTGCCAACAGAGGTGTTAATAACTCCTGAGGAGTTTGTGCTGTTCGACGACAGAAGTGGAATTGTTACTGTTATCTGCCTTGGCAGGATTTCAAAGTTAACCGGTGTAGAGGCGAAGTAAGGTTTGTTTGAGTTTCCTGTGGGAAAATAGGCAACTGCTGTGTAGTTCCCGTCGGACATATATGTGGTGTTCAGCTTTATATTGTAGGTCTTATTTAAGGGGAGACCGCCAGCATAACCGTAGCCATAACCATAGCCAAAGTTGTGGTATGTGCCTGCGTTTTCATCATACCCGTAGCCAAAGCCGTAACTTAAATTCCCCAAGCTTCCGGTGGGAGTTACCACAAGCTCGTTGGGGGAGAGATTGCCCTGAATCACATTTCCGTTAAGGTCTAAACGGAAGGTTCTGTTCATAGGCCCTGTGAGGTTAAGCGTGATGTTCTGCATAGGCACGTACTGATCAGGGCTTTTTAACTCTACGGTTAAGTTGAATTCGATAATATCATTTGAAGTGTCCATCGGCTGTGCTGTGGTTTGAATGCCCTGAAGGGTTACCTTCACAGCCGCAGCCGGTCCCGAGAGAATGAGCAAAAAAACAATGAGCACAGTTAAACCCATACTTGTAAGGGTCCTTTTTTCCATATATCCCATAACTACCCACTTACTCCCATTTCCCCCATCTACGGTAGGAAACGCCTCTAAAACAACGTCTCTAAAACATTTTTACTTTGCATCCTCTGGTATATAAACCTTTCTTTTATTCCAGCATCTCCGAACGCCCAGAGTTCACAAAAAATCAAAAAATATAAAAGCGTATCTCTGTATATGGCATGTGCAGAATCACAAAACCGGGAAAAACTGAATAAAGCGTATCGCTTCCGAGAAAGGAATATTTTCTCTCACCCATATCTTCAGTGCAACACCTGTGCACTCCCTGACCAACTCTCGCCTAGAGCACTCCCCCTGGCTTCTGTCACTTACATATCAGAGAGCTCTTTCTCATTCACATCTTCTTTCTTCCTTGAGAGCCCCCTTTTCTAGCGCCACAATAGCGCAACAGGAGGGATCAATGTTAGATAAACAACCTGGTTTAGTAACCTTTCGTTATTAAAAATTTTAATCTTGTTATGCAAGGTTTTCGAGGTAGCGCTGTAGTTGCTTTTTATCCCGGTGGTGGCATGAGCGAGGGCGCAGAAGCTAAGGCAAAGGTTGAGGAGCTAGAGAAGGAACTCGCCAGGCTTCGGGATGAGTTAAAGCAGGCTCAGGAAAAGGCGGAGGACTACCTGAACAGGCTGCGCTACCTTCAGGCTGACTTTGACAACTACAGGAAGCGCATGCAGCGCGAGAGGGAGGAGATGG